>Ga0075897_108_pt1 | contig 25364 bp, 27 predicted proteins | sample RifGroA1_FD_68320 | JGI IMG/M metagenome (GOLD analysis project Ga0075897, IMG submission 68320) | Parcubacteria bacterium GW2011_GWA1_49_26
TTGCGCTTACCGCATCCGAATGCTGCCAGTAGGTGCTTCCGCCCATATCTGCGTTATTGTACGGGCGAACTCTTATATAATAGGTAGTTCCAGCATTGAGACCCGTTATGGTATAGCTCGTAACCTTACCGAGATCGCGATTGTTGACAACAAGAGCCGAAAATCCTGCATCTGTTGCGACATCCAATTTGTAGGTATCAACAAACGTGCCGTGGAAATTCGGGTTCTGCCAAGAGAGAGCAATAGTGGTATCTGCCGGTGTTGCCTGAAGATTAATATCTCTCGTCGAGAATACGAGTTGCGGCAATTTTTGGCCAGCCGCATCCCCGATCTTCGGGGAAAATAACCAGGGGGAACGCATATTCCACCATTCCCGATTCCCGTTATTGGTTTTGATAATCAGCGTATTCCATCCTTGCTGAAGTGAAAGCGGAACTGTGTATTTATCAATAACAAGAGGGCTTTGAGTCGCTTCGTTGTACGTGCTGTACCAGTTATCAATGCCGTTAAACACGCTTGTCCCGTTGAGCCATATCCTCCCACCATAACTCATGCCCCACTTTAATGTTGCTGTTGTAGCAGAGGGTGCATATATATAGGTGGCGGCGTACCCAACCGAGTTTAAGGGATCTCGATCGACCTCATACCCCGAGAATGGCGCAGCGCTTACCAATTCGCCCATACGCACCACGCTGTTCACAAGATTGTCCACAAATTTCCACGTTTTTCCTCCTACTGTCGCGCCTTTCTTTGGGAGAATAGACGATGGGATATTGCCATTCTCGTTGTTGGAGAGAATGTTGCTGTTCATGCCGCCAGAAAAAGGCCCCAACACAAGCCATTGTCTTGGAGCAGGAAAATCGTTTCGGTGCTCGTAATTCCAAATCTCCTGGCCGAAAATCCAAGTTCCAAAATCTGTACTTAAGGGAGTAGATCCCCAATGGTAATGCGAGGGCGGGTCTCCATAAACAGCAGCTAACGGCGTTCCTTTCCTGACGAACTGACCCTCCGAAACCAAACCTGTGCCGTCTTTAATGTGAGTAATAATCCAACCGGGAGTTGAGTATTTATCCTGCTTCTCTTTGATAGTCACATATCCTTGACCAGCATACCAAGTGTAATAGGCGTACCCATCGGTAATCGCAAGGGCGCGCTGTCCCGAATGAACGCCAACATCATATGCCGAGTGCGCCCATCCATCAGGGTCCAAAAATGTTTGGAGAAAAACTCCTTCGTGGAACGCGAGGTTTTCAAAGGGATAGGTGTACTTCTCCATATCCGGAAACATAGTAGTAGCGCAGTCACTCACTCCGAACCCGACATCCTTTCCTGATGTCAGAGGAAATCCTCCCTGCTCTCCAACTGGCTCAAAGCCGTTGCTATTCGCCTCCTTCCACGCATATGCGTAGAGGCGCAAGCCATTGACGCATACGGGCGTGCCGTCAAACGACACGCGCAATGTGTGCGTGTCCGTTCTCCCGCCTCCCGCAACCTGCACCGTGGCTTCCACTTTCTGTCTTGGGATAAGAATTTGGTACGAGTTCAGTGTGAGTGTGCGTGTGCTTCCGCTCTGCAGAGTGTATGAAGCGCTTTCACCAACCCTCAAGTCAATTTTTGCCGGCCATACCGCGCTCACTTGCGCGTGCACAAGTTCGCCCGACAAAATTTTGGGAATCGTGAAAACGCCGGAAACAAAAAGAGCGGTAATCAAAACGCTGAGAAAAACGCGGGCTCGGAGGCAAAGAGGAATGCATTTGGGAAGAAACGTGTTGTGCGTCATAGATTTTATTTTTGTTATGATGCAGTGATTATACCACAAATATTTTGTTTATTATACCCTAATTTACTGGATGTGTGTCAATAGCACACTTGGGAAAAACGAATTACCGATCGTCAAAAGCGACGCAACGAGAGCAAAATTCATCATCATACACAAAGCATGCATAAAAAATGAGACGAGATTTTTAATTCCGACTCATTTGCCACGCGCAAAAGCTTTCAAAGCATCCATTATCGCATTTTCCCGCTACTTTGCTATATCGGATCGAAACCAAAGAGCATATCGGGAAGATAATTCGCTTCATAACGGATCTTGGCATATATTTTCATAATGATTTAAGCGCAGGACTTGATAGTTTTCTCCGAGCACGACGCATACTGCATCAATCCGATAGAGCTTATTCCATTTTATGCGCGTTGCGTACGCAGCCGCATTTTCCTTAACCTTTTGCAGTTTTCTGAAATTGAGTGTTTCCTCTGGAGCCCCGAATTGTTCCCCAACTTTCGTGCGCACCTCCACGAACACCAGCACGTCTTTATGTTTCGTTACCAAATCAATCTCGGCGTATCGCGTCCGGTAATTCTGTGCAAGAATCTTGTGCCCTTTCTTTTTCAAATACTCGCTTGCCAAACGTTCTCCCAGCTGCCCGACCGATGCGTTGAACTTTTTATTCCTCATCGTGTATCTTTGGCCGATACTGCAGCGCTTCTGCCATATGCGCGACTGTAATGTCTTCTACCCCTTCCAAGTCGGCAATGGTCCTTGAGATCTTTTGCATGCGGAAATAAGAGCGCGCAGAAAGCTGAAAGCGCTTGGCGGCCTGCCGCAAAATGCGCTCCACTTCAGAGCTCAGGTGCGCGTACTGTTTAAGATGCGCGTTTTTCATTTCGGCGTTCACCTGAATGGCGTCTTTCGCGAAGCGCTCATGCTGGATGTTGCGCGCCAGCTTAATGCGCTCTTGTATGGAAGAGGACGGCTCTCCCTGTTTTACGGCCTGTCTTTCTTGCGCCAGATCGTCTATCTCCACCGCGGGAACTTCCACGTGCAAATCAATGCGGTCCAGTATGGGGCCCGACGCGCGCTTCCGATATTTTTGAATTTCCCTCGGACTGCATATGCAGGGTTTTTTCGGATGATTCAGATATCCGCACGGGCAAGGATTGGCAGAGGCGACCAGCATAAACTGCGCAGGATATCGCACGCGGCCAAGCGCCCGACCGATGGTAACATATCCGTCTTCCAGGGGCTGGCGCAGGGCCTCCAGCACGGACCTCGGAAATTCATTGAATTCGTCCAGAAACAACACGCCCCTATGCGCTAAACTTATTTCGCCGGGCTGAGGCCTTGTTCCCCCGCCTATGATCCCGACCAAAGAACTTGAGTGGTGAGGAGCGCGGAACGGCCGAGCGGAAAGAAGCCCTCCTCCTACCCCAATGTTGCCCGAAGCTGAATAAATTTTGGTAACTTCCAAGGACTCTATCTGATGCAAAGGAGGAAGGATGCCGGGCAACGCGCGGGCAAGCATCGTTTTTCCTGCACCGGGGGAGCCTATCATCAAAATGTTATGGCCTCCCGTGGCCGCTATCTCCATTGCGCGTTTTGCCTGTTCCTGCCCCAAAATTTCTGCCATATCAAATTCTGCAATCGAACCTTCAGACAGCGTGGGGGCTTCAGACACTGCCGCCGGCTCCAACGCATACCGCCCGGCCAAATGCTCTACCACTTCTGCCAGATGAGCCGCCGGGTACACGGTAATCTCAGGAATCGCGGCGGCCTCGTTGGCGGAATCCTTGGGCACGAATAAATGCGTGTACCCAAACTCTTTTGCAAAGAGTGCCAATAGCAAGGCGCCCTTTGTGTGACGCAGCGACCCATCCAGTGACAGTTCGCCGAAAAATAATGTATTTTTCGGAATGCGAAAATCAAGCACCGCAGAAAGAATGCCCACAGCAATAGGGAGATCGTAAAAAGAACCTTCTTTGGGGATATCCGCGGGAGCCAAATTGACCGTAATTTTCTGCGCCGGGAATTCAATTTGGGAATTTAAAATCGCAGTTCTCACGCGCTCTTTGCTTTCATCCACCGCCTTGGAGGGCAATCCTACAATGTCAAATCCGGGCAATCCGCGCGAAGCCATATTAATCTCCACATCCACTCCCACGGTCTCCAATCCAATATGCAAGGCCGAAGACACCTTAATTAACATAATACTTTCCTCCTTCTTGTTTAATAATTCCCTGCAGTTCCATAAGGGAAAGCGTTGTTCCCAGCTGCGCGGCAGGCATCTGCAGGGTCCGCGCGATTACATCGGGCTCTAGGGACTCACGAGAAAGTATTTCTAAAATTTTCTGCTCAACGTCGGAATCTGTATGTGTCTTAGAATTTTTATGGCGATTCCGAGAGGAACCACTCTGATTGAAAAACGCCAAAATATCATCTGCCTCAGAAACGAAGGAAGCTCCCTCTTTGAGTAATTTTGCCGTCCCCTTGGAAACCTCGCTCGTAATGGGGCCCGGCACCGCAAATACTCTTCTCCCAAATGTTTTCGCAAGCTCTGCCGTTATAAGAGAGCCGCTTTTCAGCGCGGCTTCTACCACAAGCGTTGCCTTGCACAACCCTGCCACGATACGGTTTCTTCTCGGATAAGTCCAATATGTCGGCATGGCGGCGCCCTCATATTCAGAAAGAATCAAGCCGCCATTTTCCAAAATGCGCTCGTATACGTCTTTCTGGTATTCAGGGTGAATCCGCTCAATGCCGCAGGGCATAACCGCAATTGTCCTGCCTCCCGCCTCCAGAGCTGCCTTGTGCGCAGCAACATCTATCCCATACATAAATCCGGAAACGATGGTAACTCCGGCAGAAGCAACTTCGCCCACCACATGCTCGGTCGCCCGCCTCCCGTAGCTCGTCATATGTCTGCTCCCTACCACTGCCAGACAGTCCTTAAACAGCTCTGGATCCCATTCTCCGTGGTAATAGAGCCGCAGCGGCGGATCTACAATCTCTTTCAATAATCCCGGGAATCTCGAATCGGTCTTTTCAATAACCTTTATCATTTTAGAACAAACTGCGGAGCCAAACAAAGTATTCCTGCACGATCTGGCCTGCTCCCGCGACAAAAGCTGTCTGCTGAATTTCTTGCACCGTTTGCAAAAGGGCGTGCTGCCCCTGCACCACGTCCCAAAACAACAAGGCCACCGCCATTCCGTAGGCAAAAGCAAATTGGAGTTTATGCTTAAACGCTTCTTGTTCGGCAATCTCTTCTGGCCTGTTGTCCTCCCATGCGTCGGCATCGGGAGCGTATATCGGCAAGTTTGCAGGCGGATGCGCCTGGTTGCCAAGATGCTTCTGCAGAAGTTTCGCTTTATAGCTCTCCGATTGCTGTACGTATTCTTCCAGCCACTCTCGAGTAGTAGCCCAATTGCGGCCACGTTTCGTTGCTTTAAGTTTTTTCTGCCGGGCGCGCAAACTTAAATATTCCTGAGAATACCCGCAATACTGGGAGGCCTCTTGCAAAGAGATAAAATCGCTTTTATTGTCCATATCCGATATGCCCTATTTTCTCAAATCCTCGTGCGACTTTCAAGGTCTTTCAGGGTTCAGCTAAAATCGCCCGCGCACATAAAGCGGTTTACTCGCGCCCCCTCGCTTTAATGCTCAACAAAATCCCCAGTCCGATATAGGTTGCGATAAGCAGCCCTCCTCCGTAACTCACGAGCGGAAGCGATAAGCCAATGATGGGGAGGAGTCCGAGATTCATACCGACATTTATAAAAGTGTGCACTATAAACAGGGTAATCATGCCGGCCGCATACAGCCGAGAAAAATTATCTTGCGCCTCGCTTCCAATCTTCGCAATCCTCCAGAGAAGGATGGAGAGAAGAAAAAATATGAAAGAAATGCCGAGAAGCCCAAACTCCTCGGCAACCGCGGCAAAAACGAAGTCGGTTTGGGGCTCTGAAAGAAACGCGTATTGAGTTTGCGTGCCCTCAGCAAAGCCCTTTCCGAAAAATCCTCCGCTCCCAATCGCAATTTCTGACTGCAGCTGGCTCCATCCGATGCCCAAAGGATCGAGCTCGGGCTCAAGAAAACCAATAATTCTCGCTTTTTGGTAGTCCAGAAGAAAAACAGACCATGCCAAAGCAGAAACGAGCGCTCCAAGGGCGATAATGACAAAAAGGTGGCGAAAGCGAATCCCTGCCACAAGCAGGAGTACAACCCACAGGAGAGAAAGGAGAATAACGGAGCCGAGATCCGGCTGGAAGAACACAAGAAGCATGGGGAAGAAAAAATACAATCCGGTAAACACGATGTGCCGTATTCGATAGAGCTCCACGTGCCGCAAAGCAAAGTACTTTGCAATGATAATAATTAAGACGAGCTTCATATACTCCACCGGATCAATGGACAGGGGGCCCAGGCGATACCATCGCTGGGTGCCGCGGATTTCCGGGGCAAACACAAAAAGCCCTGCCAAGGCAACAAGGCCGACGATATACAGAAAAAGGATAAGATAAGAGTTGTTGCGGAGAAGACGATAATCAAAAAGGGATATGACGAACATAGCAAGAAGTCCGACTGCCAAGAACGCGACCTGTTTTTCAAAATTAGAAAAATTATCCCTCGCAATCGAGGAACTGTAGATGGAAACGAGACCTATCCCCGTCAAGCCGACGGCGCTTCCGATGAGAATCCAATCTAGGCCTCGAAGATGCGCGACAATATTCTGCATAATTCTTTTTCTCCGATCACTTGCACTCCAAGCTCTTTTGCCCGATCAAGTTTCGAGCCGGGGTTTTCGCCCTCCACTACATAGTCCGTCTTTTTTGATACCGATTCTGAAATCTCTCCCCCAAGTTCGCGTATCTTTTCTTTTGCCTCCTCTCTCGTCATGGTTGCCAGCGTTCCCGTCAATACAAATGTCTTCCCCGCAAGTTTTGTATCTTGTATTTTGTCCGCCGGCTGGCGGATTGCATCTTGTATGACGACTCCGACTTTCTGCAATCGTTTAATGAAATTAAGGTTCTCTTTTGTACGGAACCACGCGTAAATGCTCCTTGCTACTACTCCTCCCACATCGCGAACCGCCTCCAGCTCCTCTTGGGAAGCTTTTTGCAGCTTTTCCAAGCTTAAAAAACGCTCTGCCAAGTCGATTGCGGTTTCCTCCCCCACGTGGCGAATACCGAGCGCGTAGAGGAATCGCACCAGAGGAATGCGCTTGCTCGCCTGAATAGCCGCAACGAGATTTGCCGAGGACTTTTCCGCGAAACGTTCCAAAGGAATGAGATCGCCCTCGGTGAGTTCAAACAAATCCACCGCATCCCGTACCAAACCCTGTTCCATGAGCTGATCAATGACTTTTGGGCCAAGTCCCTCAATATCAAACGCTTTCCGGGAAACAAAATGATAAAGGTGCTCTCTCCTCTTTGCCTGACAACCCGCATTAGGGCACCTTCTCACTGCTTCCCCTTCGGGGCGGATGAGCTCGCTTTTGCAAATCGGACAATGTTTTGGCATCTTAAATTCCTTTTCTTTTCCCGCGCGCAACTCCTTAACCACCTGCACCACCGCGGGAATCACATCTCCCGCCCGCTCCACCACGACGGTATCTCCAATCTTTGCGCCAAGCCGCCTAATCTCGTCTTCATTGTGAAGCGTTGCCCTTGAGATGGTAACGCCCGCCACCCGCACCGGCTCCAGCAAAGCCACGGGCGTAATCGCTCCCGTTCTCCCAATTTGAACCTGAATATCCAAAATTTTGGTGGTTGCCTGCTTTCCCGCGAACTTTAACGCGCGCACTGCCCGAGGACCTTTGCCTGCCACGCCGAGTTCTTGAAACACGGTATTATCATTTACCTGCACCACAATACCGTCAATATGAAAGGGGAGCGCCTCTCTTGTCTTTGCCGTTGCCTTCCAATAAGAAACGACTTCTTCAGGAGTCCTGCATACGCGCGCGGTGTCATCTGTCTTAAATCCGATCGCGCGCAAGATTGCGTGCTCTTCAGAATGCTTTGTCTGGCCGAGGTCCGTCACGAGATCGTATGCCATAAATTTGAGGGGGCGGGAGGCCGCAAGCTTGGGATCTAACTGGCGTATGGACCCCGCAGCTAAATTCCGCGGATTCGCAAAAGGTTCTTCGCCGCGTTTCTTGCGCTCTCTGTTAAACTTCTCAAAATCCTCTTTGGTCATATAAACTTCGCCCCTTACTTCCAACTCCTTGGGAGGAAATCTGAAATTCGAAGCTCGAGATTCGAAACGTTCCAACTTCAGAGGGATCGATTCAATGGTTTTCAGGTTTTGGGTAACATCTTCTCCAATTTGACCGTTCCCTCGTGTCGCCCCCAGCACAAACACGCCATCCCGATAAAGAAGCGACACGGCAAATCCATCAATCTTCAACTCCGCAAAATACTCAATACTTTTGAGTTTTGCGCCTTCGCGCGGAGCGCGAAGGCGCAAAAGATACGTTTCCCAGTCGCGCAATTCTTCTTCAGAAAAAACATCCTCAATGGAAAGCATGGGCGAACCGTGCCCTACCTTTTCAAACCGCTCAAGCGGCTCTCCTCCCACGCGCTGGGTTGGGGAATCGGGCGTGACCAAATCGGGAAATTCCTGTTCCAATTTCCAAAGCTCGTGCTTTAAAGAATCGTGCGCTTCGTCTGAGATTTCCGAGCTATCAAGCACATGGTAAAGATAGCGCTGGCGATTGATAACCTTCCGCAGTTTTTCAATGCGCTTTTTCGCTTCTGCTTTATTCATAAATCTCATCGGTCGGTCTGAACGTTTCGGACGGCTTCGGGGCTCGCTACGTTTCGCTGGAATCTACCCTTTGATTCTATACAGTAGTAGTAGCCCGGACAGTCAGAAGCGGTGGCGGGCTTTGATTCAAGCTCGTATTCAGAGTTGTTCGGAAGCGTTTCGGGCCCCGGTGGAAGATTGGCAGTCACACAGTCAAACACATCTCCGGTGGCAGTAGGTTCAATCGCGTTGCAATGAACCCTGTCTACGTACAGACCCCGCTCCGCGCCCGCGTCCGCGGCTCCGAACGCAAACACCGAATCCCCAAACCCACGCAACGCCCGAAGTTCAGCCACGATAATCCCGGTCAAGCCAACGCCGGCCGCAAGTAGCACCGCAGTCAAGATAAGGACCAAAAACATCATGGACCCTTTTTGGCGAGGAATGGAAGAATCAGTACACCACATCAAAAGTTCGCTGGGAAATGGTTGTTTGAACCCTGACCTTTGCGGCAGCCCCTTTTCCCTCTGCCTCAATGACAAAAGTCACGCGCGGCTGGAGCGCCACCTGCTGATCGGCGCCCTGCTGCACAACGCGGAAATTTGTAACAGTCATCGCAAGGGGCGTAAGGGATTGCGCGGCTCCGAAATTCGCCGCTTGATGGTCTGTTGATATCTGTTCCATAATCTGGTTTCCGCTAAGCAAAAAATGTCTGCATATGCCGTTCCGATCCAAAAACGTGATGGAGTCGTTTGTGGGCGAAACCTCGTAGTTCCAGCCCCGACCAACTCCCGTGAGACACGCGGCAGGATCAGCGAGTTCTTTTTTCGCCTGTCGCAACGCTCTCCCCATATATTCTGCCATAAAAGAAACCTGGTTCGTGCTTTCCTGTATGGAAAGGGTATTGCGCTGAAGCACGAAGCCGGAAACGAAGAATTGAAACACAATCCCGCCCAAAAGCGCGAACAAGGCCACCGCTACAAGCATTTCCACAAGAGTGAATCCTGCTGTTTTTGATGCTGATATATTAGGCATACAATTATTATGGACTTGCCACAGTAAAACTAATTTCAAAATCGCTTACATTCGTATTGTAGAATTGACCGCTGCAGCGCACGTAGAAAGTATAACTCTCTCCGTCAGAAACAGGGACGGTATGGGAATGCGAAGTGCCTCCTGTAGTGGTAAAGTCAATGTTGTTTGCCGTGTCGTCGTACCTGATGCCGGGATTCTCTGAATATCTGCAGGTTGCGCTCTGGTTGGTGGCGAGCTGGAGCAGGGCGGTTGGGGTTCCCGCCGGCAACGTGCCGCTCGGACTCCCATTGGAACGGATAGGCGGAGCTAAGGTAAGCCAGTTGTACAATTCCGTGGAAGCGACTACGGATTGCGCCTCCCAAAAAACCTCTACGTCCACTCTCAAGATATCCGGCTCGCTGTCGTTAATGGTAATCTTGCGCCTGAAGGGCGTCTGGCCGCCTGTGCTGTAGTTATACATCCCGTTGTTGTCTCGCAAGAGGAGCGCGCCAGCGTACGAAATCAAGCTTGAACTGTTATATTGCGCCTGACATCCGCCGCCGCAACTTGTAAGGTTGATAATGGCTCCCCCGCAAGACCCAACCCCTTTCCATGCATCGGGGTTTGCAATAGGATTGCAAAGACCTCGTCGTATGGCGAGAAAGTTGGTATCGCGCATATTGCGCACGAGTTCAATTCCCTCTTGAGCAAGGTAGGCGGCTTCCGTGTGCCGCGCCACGCCTGAACTCGCGCGCAGATTGAAGACCACAAGCGAGAACACGCCCCCTGCCATAAGCAGAAGCACAAAGGTCGCCGCGATAATTTCCAAAAGAGTAAACCCTTTGCTCATTGAGCATTGACCATTGAACATTTCTCTCATTGTACCTCAATTACGCCTTTTGCACTTACGCTAATAATCCTTGTCGGCGAGTAGAGAGGTATCTTAACAATTTCCTGACTCCACCTGTTCGGAGGGCTGCAGTTAATGGTGCAGTACTGATCATACAGCACATTGGGATCAGATTGGGAAGCCGGAAAAGGGAAATCAAAACAATTAATCTGGGCCTGGTTAGGATCCACGCAATAGGGAGGATGATTAGCGCGCGGATTTTGATGTCCGGGCACGTCTCCTGTATGCCAATACTCATACCCCACGATTACCGCGTTCTGGGGCGCTAGTACGATAATACCAGACGCGTTGCCTCCGCTTATGCTCACGGATGGCTCGGGAGGGGAAAAAGTAACGCTGAGGGGATCTGGCCGCACTCTCTTCAATTCAAATCCCTGCTCAAAATTTATCGTTCTCACCACTTCGTCCTGCCCCGCCTGATATTCATTCGTATCGTTACACTCCGCGAACAAGATGTAAGAATCGGGCGCACTTGAGTCAAAATGAACTCCGTATCCGGATAAGTTGCCCGAACTGCAGGAAATGGACTCGTCTGCCCGCAGCGCAGAATTCATTGCGCCTCTGATGTTCTGGGCAATCACATAGGCCTCTCGATCCAAAGCCAAACTTTCCCTTGTAGTACGCCAGCTCACCATGGTTATTCCGGAGATAATGGCGATAATAACCGTAACAATGACGAGTTCTATTAATGTGAATCCTTTCATAATCAGAACGGAGATATCTCTCTCCAGTCGGGGAATGGAATTCCCACATTGAACGACTGCGCGTAGGCGCAGAAATTGCCATACGTGGGCTCGGTAATGGTTAAGGTGACGGTCTGTCCCGCGGCGAGATCGTCAAACGCAACCTGCTGGTTTCCGCGGCAAGAAGGGTCGCTGTCTGAATCGCACGTCCTGCCATCGCCAAAATCCCAAACGTATCGGGGACTGTATGCTCCTGCTCCGCATGCCGCGGGGAAAGAAGGAGTGCCATCCCTGCAAGCAAATTCTACATTGGTAAGGTTAATATTATTGATGCTGCTGCACCAGCAGCGCGAAGCATCACGAAGCTCCACCACCTCACCCAGCGTAGGGTTTTGCGGGATCATCTCAAAGCTTGGCTCGGGCGCCCGATGGCGGATGGTGCGGAACGATGCCACTCCCGGTCCCGTAGGAGGATCTACAGGAGCCCATTCAGACCATTTGGACCATTGCCCGCGGTTGTCTTTTACCCGAACCGCCCAATAATAGGAACGTAACGTGACTAAAGTCCTGTTAAAAAACGGGTGGCCAAAGGTAACGTCATTCAGTATATTTCCGGATTTGGGGATATAAAATTCAACGACGTTGCCGGAGCCACAGGTGCCGCCAGTAGGATTTGCCGTTAGACTATCATTTCCCGGGCAACTATTGATATGCGTAGGACAGCCACCGGCGAGACAATTATCGTTTTCCCGCACCAGCACCTGAAAGGCGTCCTGCGTATCGCCAAGGTTCGCGTCTTCAAAGTCCCATTCCAGGCGCACAACGGCCGTATTGGAACCGCAATAGACGGCGCTGGGAGCAAGCTCTACTGGTTGCAGGTTGACGGCATCCGGACGTGCGTTTAAATCAATGAGAACAGCGTAGCTCGGCGTCCCCCCAGAAGTTCTACTGTTGAACGAAATCCAGCCAGGGCCTTCTCCCGCGTTTGCGTTTCCGCTCCAAGCCCAACCTTCTACCTCCTGCGTTTCTTTTTTCCAGACCAAGCCGTAGTTGCCGGAATTGCCTGCCCCATCGTCCCAAACGCCGCGAAGTTTGATCCAGCCGTCCCATCCACCGGCCCTGTTGCCGGCTCCAGACCCCGTACACTTGCTTCCATCCCACAAATTGTCTTGGCACGCAGAGATCACGCGCGCCCATCCGCAAATGTCGTACTGATTTCCGCCGCACACATCTCCCCCTAAAGTCATGTCAACGCGAGCGATGCATTCTTCTGTCGGCAAGTCACCGCACAAGTCCGTGGGGCTTTCGGGCGGAAGTCCGGTTATGTCGCGGTCAAAACTTATCCAGCCAAAGTGCGGCGACCACGCATATCCTTTCAATACGCCGGTAGTAAAGTTTGACTGGGTCTTAAACCCCTCAATTTCTCCCGGGAGATTGGAAAACGACTCTCCGGAAATCGGATCCTCCCACGAAAGATACAGCCGCGCCGCAAGATTTGGATTGCCATCATAGCTAAACCAACTATGACTTTCCCCCGCACTTACGCCGGTACCATCCTCCAGCAAGACAAGAGCGTCCAACGATCCAAATAATCCAACGAGCTCCTGGAGCTGGCCGGCCACAGAGGGCGTACGAATCCACCAGGTTCCCGGTTCACTCGGATCCTCCTTTTCATTTCCCCAAACCCAATCAAACTCCCCCGTTCTGTTGGGCCATCTATGGTATGGGCTGTTCGCGCTTGAGAAAGTAGGCGGCGCCGCATCTTTCTGAAACGCAAGCGTTGTGACGATATTTTGGTGACCCCAGGACATATTGCGTAATCGCACGTATGCGCCCAGGATATTTGCGTTATCTGAAATACCCAATCCCGTCCATCGAAATCCGCCCCACGTTGCTTGCCCACTGCTTCCCGGGCTGCCCGCAAATACGCCATTATTACCGTTGGTATGGGAATAGTCTGGCCAGCTGTCGGGATCATGATAAGCGTCGTCCGAACTCTGCTCAATGGGAATACCGAAGTCGTTTTCCGAATTAAAAGCAATCCAGCCAAAGGTTTCGCTCCACGCCCAGCCAGAAGCATCCGGCTCGTCGGCGGCGAAAATCGTCTGCACGAACAAAAGGAAGCCGAAGCCCCCGATGAGGGCGCCGGCAACAGCAAAAATAATTGCAAGCTTATGCGTTACTCTCATGCGGCCGCGAATTATTCCTCAATCAAATCACCGGTTATCGTATAAAACGCATCTTCTCCAATAACGTACGCTTCCATGCGGCGCGTTTCGCCATTCCAAAAGAGCATTGCCTCTTCATGCTCCTGGACATCCTTAGCGAAATTTCGTATCGTCTCGCGAGTTTCCGCGGAAAATGACACATACGGAGGGTCAACTCCTCCGAGCGCCGTTAATTTTCCGGTAATATTTACGTTGGTGTCAAAAATAGCATCCGCAAAAGATCGAAATCCCGTCACGCGCAGGACTCCGGCCTTGTCCTGTGCGACAGAACTTACGTTAATGGGAGTCGCTACGTTTGCTCCCGGAGGAACCGCTGTCGGGGTTTGGAATACCGCAAACACGCTATGCCCCAGAAGCGCAAGCCCAAACATGCCGCCGAGGAAAATAGAAATAAGCAGTTGTTTTTTCATAGTTTTTACCTTTATTTAAAATTTATTATCCCTTAGTTTGAAGGGGCCAAGAGATCCTCGCGAATCCGTTCTTTTTCTTCCTCTGTCAGGGAATGGAGCGGGGGGGAGGTCAAATCTTCTTTAATTTGCTGTTCCATTCCTTCAGAAAGCGGATATTGAGGGGGGGCCAGGAGTTCTCGTCTTATTCGCTCTTCTGGCGTTTCTGCCGGCGCAATATCTTCAGCGCGCTGAATGCCCAGAAAGCGCACCGCCCAGACGATAAAAAGCGCGACGGCCGCAACCAAAACAATACTGCCTATGTAAAAAAGTGTTTTCTTCTCCATATCCCAATGAAATCTAATTGAGGAGCGCGTTGTATTCTTCCACGATTCGGCTGCCCCAGAAAAGAGCTAAGAATGTGCCCGCGATCAGAAAGGGACCAAAGGGAATTTCGGATTTCAATTCCTTCTTCTGGAAAGCGATGAGTCCTATTCCTATTATAGCACCGGCGAAGAACGCAGCAAACAGAGCGACCAAAATGTTGGGCCAGCCGAGGAACAAACCCATAAAGAAGGCGAGCTTCACGTCGCCAAAACCCATTGCCCGGCCGCGGGAAAACAGAAAAACCGCGAGAAAGAAGGCAGTAGTGCCCAGGGCGGCGTATAGAGTATTTAGTATCTCGTATCTTGTATACGATTGAAAAAACATACGAGATACTACATACCAAATACCAGATATAAAAATCGCGGGCAGGAGAACTTTATCAGGCAAGATATAATGCCGCAGATCATACACAAACAGGATGATCAATAAACTCGCAACGGCAGCTAAGTAGAGGAGGTTTAGAAATTGGGGAATTAAAAATTCATTCAATCCGCCAGCTGACGGAGAAAATTCAAAATTAAAAATTGCAACAAAGATTATTGCTGTTGCCAACTCTACCAAAGGATATTGCCATGATATGGGTTTTCCGCAATAGCGGCATCGCCCTCCGAGCATCACAAAACTTGCCACAGGAATCAAATCCTGCCATGAAAGCTGATGCTTGCACTGCGGGCAATACGATCGCCCCTTGAACGCGCTTTTTTTACCCTGAGCAGAGTTAAAGGACTCCCCCATCCTATAAATCACCGCGTTCAAAAAACTCCCAACCGCCAACCCGAACAAAAATACAAAGACATTCAACAGAAACATTCTGCCATTGTATCACAGCCAAACAGAAAACGCCCCGATGCGACGGAGCGTTTTCCTTGTATCCACAATGGTGTTTACGGCGGGCAAGGGCCAACAGCCGCGCATGCGGCAGTTCCCTGACTACCCGTGGAATCCACGCAAAGTATTCCGCCGGTCGCCAGTGCCGCAGAAACACAGTATTCATCGCCGGCTGCAAAGCATAACGGAAGCGCTCCTCCCTGATTGTTAATATCGGTCTCAAGATTTGTAAGCTGAGTACCGTATGTGGCATGAGCGCCATTTAATGTATTGGCCACATCGCACAAAGAGGTGTACGCGAGAGGGCTTGCATTATTGAACACGAGTTCTGCTACCGATCTTGTTTGTTGTAGGGCGGCTTGAATCCTTGCATCTCTTGCGCTGTCTCTGGCGCCGCCAAGGGAAACGAGCACGATTCCGGCGAGTAAGCCGATAATCGCTATAACCACGAGCAGCTCAATTAGTGTAAAACCTTTTTGTCGCTTGAACATAGAAGCTTTCAACTATTCACAATACTCGACCTTTTCTTGATGTCTTTTTGAGGCCGGCAGAACATTCTGCCAAGCTTTTTTTATTGTATCACTAAAAAGAAGGTACAAGAAGTCAACCTGTGGAAAACTTAACGGATTCCGGCGGTGATGCTCTGGTAGAGCGGAAGCATCAAGGAAGCCATCACTCCTCCCACCAGCACGCCAAGCACTACAATAAGCAGGGGCTCAATTAAAGAAATGAATGCGTCCACGCTCCGGTCCATCTCACCCCGGTAGAACTTCACGATTTCGGCAAGGGTTTCGTCCAACGCGCCCGATTTTTCTCCCACTTTTATCATCTGCGTAAAGGTGGGGGGGAATTCCTTTGGGTATCGCTCAAACACGTCCGCCACTTTACTTCCCTGAGCCACCGAATCCTTTGCCCGTTGGATGATGCGCTCGTAGGTTTCGTTCCCCACAATTCTGCCCGTGATGCCGATGGATTCCACAATGGGCACGCCTCCCGTAATTAAAGTGGAGAGGTTTTCCCCGAATCGCGAGACGTACATTAAGCGGAGAAAACCTCCTACGATGGGAATCTTCAGCAGCGCCCGGTGCACCACCCTTCTCCCGCCCTTGGTTTTTGACAAACGTCCTATCCCCACAATTGCGCCCACAATAAGCAGGGCAACCAGCCACCACCACTGGCGATAGAAATTGGAAAACGCGATCACCCATTGGGTTATCAAGGGAAGTGCTGCGCCGCTTTCCTCCAGAATCTGGGTGAGATTGGGGAGCACCAAAATGGTCAAGAGCGTAATCACCACGAAGGCGATCACGATCACAAAAATAGGGTAAGTGAGCGCTCCCTTGATTTTGCTTCTGAGCTGGTGTTCCCGCTCTAAATGGTCCGCCAAATACTGGAGCACGTCGGAAAGCTTGCCCAGCGTTTCTCCGCGCTTTACCATATTGATGTAAAAGGAGGAGAATGCGTCGGGATGTTTTGACAGGGCGTCAGAGAACGAGGTTCCTGCCTCCACGTCCTGGGAAATCTGAAAAATCCTTCTTCTGAAGTTTTTACTTTTGAGCTGGCTTCCGATAGTAGACAGAGAATCCACGAGAGAAACGCGCGATTTAAACATAATCGCCAACTGCCGGGAGAAAATCATCACTTCTTTTTCTGAAACGCGTTCAAGAAAAGAAATTCGCCTTGCGTACAAGGGTTCTTCCTTGATCTCCTGGAGCCGCGTGATGTATAAGCCATGCCGATCAAGAACCTGCAGGGCCGCCTGCTCGGAACTTGCCTGAATAATTCCCTCCTGATGTCTTCCCTGCTCGTCGGCTGCTCGATACTCAAACTTCATACAGTTTATCCGCGCACAAGCGTTCGAAGCTCCGCGGGATTAAGCGAGTATCTGAGTGCATTTTCCATGGTAATCTCCCGAATCTTCACAAGGGCCGCCAACGCGCGATTCAGCGAAATCATCCCTTCTTCTGCGGACGTTTCAATCACGAGCGGAAGTTCGTGCACTTTATTCTCCCGGATGAGGTTTGCCGCGGCGGCGTTTACCATCAGCACCTCGCACGCCGGGATTAACCCTCCCTGATTCCGGGGAAGCAGTCGCTGAGAAACAACGCCGAGCAGGGAGCCCGAAAGCTGGGCGCGTATCTGGCCCTGCTGTTCTGCAGGAAAAGAATCTACAATTCGGTGTACCGTCTGCGCGGCGGAATTCGTGTGCAAGGTGGCAAAAACCAGATGCCCGGTTTCCGCCGCCGTAAGAGCCGTAGCGATGGTTTCGGCGTCCCGCATTTCTCCCACCATAATAACGTTGGGGTCTTGCCGAAACGTGGCGCGCAGAGCGGAGGCGAAATTCTTGGTGTCTTTTGTCACTTCGCGCTGGTCTATGACGGATTTGTCGTCTCGAAACACATACTCAATGGGATCTTCAATGGTAATAATATGCTCTGCCCTCGTGCGGTTAATTTCGTCTACTATGGAGGCGAGCGTCGTGGATTTTCCGTGTCCCGAGGGGCCCGCAATAATTACAAACCCCTGGCTGGCGCGCGTGAATTGGTGCAATACGGAAGGCAAGTTGAGCTCTTCTATCGTAAGAATGTCCTGAGGAATAAACCTAAGCGCGATGCTCAAGTTTCCCATCGTATAAAAAATGTTCCCGCGGAATCTCGCGCCGCGCTCCTCGAGGTTATAAGAAAAATCAATCTCTCTGTCTCGGGCAAGTTTTGCCCTCTGTTCCTCGGTGAGCAGCGCCTGAGCGAATTCTTCGGTAAACTGCGCGGTGATCGGGGGCTTCTTGCTTAAAGGCACCAGTCCTCCGGAAATTCTTAGGATGGGGGGCTGTCCGACCGAAAGATGAAGATCGGACGCCTTCTCTCCAATGGTTATGTCCAAAAGCTCCTGAATTTCTTTCTGGGGTGGAATAGATGGATTTCTAAATTTCATACGGTTCCTATAAGTTTTACGACTTCTTCAGCGATTTGGCTCGGCGTATAATGGGCTTTAATAAGATATTTGCTGGCTCCGAGGCGCAACCCTTTCTCAATTTCTTCTTTTTGCCCAAGATTTGAGAGAATAATAATTGGAATGCCCCTGAACTTCTCTATCTCCCTAACTTGCCGGAGAATATCCCAGCCGTCCATGCTTGGAAGCACGATATCCAGCAACACAAGGTCGGGCTTTCCCTCTTCAATTGCCGCGAGCGCCTTCTCGCCTTGCTCCGCAACCTGCACCTCAAAGCCACTCTGCCGCAATTTCGTCGTATAAATATCCACCAGCAAGGGATCGTCTTCAACAAGTAAAATCTTTTTCATGATTCTGCGGTCACCCGGAGCACCTCTTCGAACGTCGTAACTCCGTCCAGCACTTTTAAGATACCGTCCTGTCTCATGGTAAGCATGCCCTCCTCCTGGGCCGCCTTTTCCACCTTTGACTCCGAAGCACGCGTGTTTACGAGTTCTGCGATCCGATCAGACATCGCGAGCGTTTCCATAATCGCAATGCGGCCAGTATAGCCGCTCGCCCCGCATCTTTTACAGCCCACGGGGTGAAATATAAATAATTCTTCCTGGTTCTTGCCCACTGTGGGAGGAAGCTGTTTTCTGGCGGCGGGGGGGAGTCCCTGAATCTCGTTCCACAGCAGCTCGCGAATTCCCTTCTCGGGCTCCACCTTCTTTTTGCAGTCGTTGCATAATCTTCTCACGAGGCGCTGAGCGATTGCAAGGGCGAGGGTGGTGGGAATGAGGTATCGGTCTACGCCCATGTCGAGCAAGCGGGGAATAACGCCGGAAGCGGAGTTCGTGTGCAGGGTGGAAAGCACGATATGCCCCGTGAGTGCCGCGTGTATAACGAGTTGAGCGGTTTCTGAATCGCGCACCTCTCCTACCATAATGATATCGGGGTCTTGGCGAAGCAGCTGACGGAGTCCCGAAGCAAAATCATACCCAATCTCGGGTTGCACCTGCGATTGGTTGACGCCGTCAATAAAGTACTCCACCGGATCCTCCAAGCTCAAAATGTTGACCGTTTCCTTGTTGAGCTGGCGCAATATCGCATACAGAGTGGTTGTTTTCCCTGATCCTGTAGGACCGGTCACCAGAATAAGTCCGTATGGACGCTCCGTCGCTTTCTTAATGCGCTTCAGGTTCATGCTTTCAATGCCGAGATCCTCAAAGCTTTTGAACGCCGCGGCGGGATCAAGCACCCGAAGAGCAACCTTTTCGCCCTGCGGAGTGGGAAACGTGGCTACCCTAAAATCAATGGCGCGCCCCCCGACCACGGCAGAAAACCTTCCGTCCTGCGGCTTTCTCGTCTCGTCAATTTTCATATTCGCCAAAACCTTCAGCCGCGACACTATGGAGCTACTGACGTTTGCAGGAAGCACAAGCGAGGGATGCAAGTCGCCCAAAAACCTGAAGCGCACGCGTAAACCCCCCTTCCCCGGCTCAATATGGATATCAGACGCCCCTCCCTCCACTGCATTCCGCACGATAACGGCGACCATTTTGGTAATGGGGGCATCCTCCCTCAGTTGACCCTCCTCTACCACTTCCTTTTTGGGCTTCTCCGCCCCTTTTTCCATCTCCTCTTCCAGTTCTTTTAACGCACGCGTCGTTTCGCGCCTCAAGCTCCGGGATTCCTTCATTAAACTCTCAAACGCGGAAAGAGTGATAAGCGAGATTCCATATGAAAAGTTTCCCTGCCGCGCCAAAAACTGAAGGGCCTCCTGTGCTCTTTGGTCTTCCGGATACGCCATGCCGACCTCAAGCACCCCCTCTTTCAGCGCCAAGGGCGCCATTTTATAGTACTTGGCAGAATCCTCGGGAATAAGTTCCAGCGTTTTCAATGAGATCTCTTTTGGATCAACGGATCGCAAGGGCATCTGCAAAAGCTCTGCCTTGGTCTGGAAAAGTAGGTCTTCGTCAATCTTTCTCCGCGCAAAAAGCACCTCTTCTGGCTTTTGGCCGGATGCCTGAACCTCTTTTCCGATCTGCTCTGCCTCTTCTTTCCTCAACAGATTCTTTTGTACGAGAGCTTGCAAAATATCCATACGCTTTTACGGAGCAAACGGGTTTGATTTTCCTACTTCTTCTGAAGGCAAAATAGGAGGTCTCGGCTCCCCCAATTCCAAAAAGGCCGGCCTTTCAAAGACGGAAAAATCAATCTGAACTTGCCTTGGGAGCGGCAATTGCGGCTGCAAAAGAGCGGAGGGTTCTTTGCGAACAAATTGATACCCCCAGATACCCAAACCCAAAAGCACAATCGCCCCTAACAAGGAAAGAAGATATTTCTGTCTGCGGTTTTGCGGAATAAAAGTGATCGCCATAAAGTTACGGGGCCTCGTACGCACCGAGTTCAACAACAATCTTCAGCGCGCCGGGACTCTGGGGACTGGAAGAAATTTCAAGCGTTTGCACATTCAAAATTCTCGGAGATCTCCTCGCTCCATCGAGAAAGCTTTTCAGCCCATCATAGGAGCCCGTAAGTTCTGCCTGAAAGGTCAGCGCGGCGATTCCATTTATCGGCTCGCCCGACCTCAGTCCCTCAATGGAAGTAAGCGCCAAGCCAGAACCGGTTCCCAGTTGCTGGATATGCTCGTACAATACGGGGAGCCCTGCGTCTTTGGGTACGGCTCTGTCCGCCTTCTCAAAATCTTGGGCATGAGCGAATACCATTCCTTCCGCTTCCCTCAACTGCACCAGCGTCCGCTGCCCGCTCTCCAGCCGTTCCCTACTCGCTTCTATCTGCGCGCGCAACAAAGAGAGTTCTTGATACCTTGGCCACACGATAAACACCAGTCCGATAGCCGAAACAGCTAAGAGGGTCATGGAAAGGATAACGCGAAGAAGTCGCTTCATAAAACATCCAAAAATCCTGGATTTACTGTAAACTCAACCGTGAAAAGACTGCTTCCTCCCGCCCCGAGCCGAATGTCCCTCAGCTTACTTTCAAATTCCTCCCGATTCTCCCACGCAAGCCGCTGCTGCTCTAACGCAAAGAAGCTCTGCGCCTCGCCCTCAAGCGTGAATACGCCTGTCTTGGGATTCCCCTGGAAAGTTCGGAAAAAAACGCCCGGATGGGTGGTCGTCTCCAAAATCTCAAAGAACGGAAGAATTGCTTTCCGTTCGTCAAGTACGCCTTGGAGAATCTCTGTTTTCCTTCGGTAACCGAGCAACCTTGATGACAGCTCTTCTTCAAGGGGTCTCGTGTCCTCTGTCAACGTTTTCTCCAACCTTCCCAGCTCCTCATGCGCATTGGCGATAAGCTGCTGAAGAATAAGAAAAGCGGCTGTGGCGCTCGCCAATACGGCCAAGGAAACGATGAGGAAAAAAACTTGTCCAAAAATCGGTTTCCGTTCTCTCTTGGGAATAAGTTCTACCATCATCATAGGCCTATTCAAAACCGCGGAGCGCCATCCCTACTGCTACTGAATAGGAAGGCCTCATATCTTTAATTACCGCCTCAAGCAGCGGGGGATACAGAATGTTGCGAAAGGGATTTATAATCTCGGTTCGCCTGCCGAACTGCTTCTCAAAATACTCTGCGAGGCCGGGAAGCTTTGCGGATCCTCCGGATAGTACGATCTTGCGCACAGTTCCGGCGCGCTGGCGTTCAAATACCTCAAGCGCCTTTCGGATTTCCGTGCCGATGACATCGATAATCGGAACCAAAATGCGAACGTTCCCCTGCGCCAAATGTATTCCTTTCTGGATCTTTTCTTTTTCCGCCTGCTCATAGTCAATGGACAAGCTCTTGGCAACGCGATCCGTAAGGTTGTTTCCTCCCATATTCGTAGTCTGGGAAAGACGCACCGTGCTGTTGGCCACCACGCTTACCGTGGTCGTATGAGACCCCATATCGACCAACACGGCCGGATCCTTTTCTTCTGCGAGGTACGATCGGATGTTCCCGAAAATCTCGGCTTCCAAGGCAATCAACTTGAGGCCCGCAAGCCGGGCAATTTCTTCATAGTAGTTCACCACTTCCTTGGGAACCGCGACAAGCAGTATGCGGGAATGCTTGTCTTTGGTTTTTTCAAGGAGCTGCCAGTCAAGCACCACTTCAGCTAAGGGAAGAGGAACGTGGCGACGCGCCTCAAATCGTACCGCCTCTCCCAATTCCGCGTCCTTCATGGGAGGAAGCTGAAAGGTGGTGAAAAAAGTGGAGAAGTCGGAAATAGAAAAAGTCGCTTTCTTTTCCGTAATGTGGACTTCCTCAAAAATGCCCCGCAACGCCCTGGCGATATCTTGCGTGGAAAGCAAGAGCGCGGACTTCTCAAACGATCGGAAGGGCTCCTTATACATGGTGCGCATGCGGATCTCTCCGTAATTTTTCAGCGTTCTCCGATCTCCCCATCCCCCAATTTCCACCACGCGCAAGGCAGAACTTCCCACGTCAACGCCCAGAAACGTCTTTGGAACTACATCTATGGAAAACCAGCTCATTGTATTATGCCGCCTTGCATCGTATCATATCATAAAAACGATGCGCATTCTTGATTTAATATTCCCGAGGCGCTGTCTCGGATGCCAGAGAGAAGGAAGTCACTGTTGCGAGGACTGCCTTTCCCTGCTATCCATTGCACCCGCCCCCTCAATACTTGCTCCTCGCTCTGCTCTTGCAGCTTTATTCTGCGCAACTTCCTTCCAAGATCCCTTCGCCCAGCGCCTTATTCATGCCTTCAAATATCCTCCCTTTCTCCGGGATCTTGCCAAACCCTTGGCTTTTTCTATCATATCGCATTTTGCCTTATGCAACAAACCTATTTATCCACCAGACGTCATCTGCCCCATTCCTCTGCACAAGAAACGCTTAAAATGGCGCGGCTATAACCATGCAGAAGAACTCGCAAAGCAACTCGGGTACGCCTTTTCTCTCCCCGTAGTGCCGGACGCCCTTCTCAAAATAGCGCACACCGCTCCGCAGGTGAATCTCGACAGAAAAACGCGTCTTTCAAGCGTGAGGGGCGTGTTTCGCACTGACAACGCGCGGGCCATAGCTGGGAAAAACGTTCTCCTCGTGGATGATGTCTACACTACCGGAGCCACGATGGAAGAATGCGCGCGAGTGCTCAAAAAGGCCGGCGCCGAGCATGTGCTCGGCGCCGTCGTCGCGAGAGGATAAATGGCGGAAGCGGGAGGATTCGAACCTCCGAGGGCTATTCACCCTTCCGGTTTTCAAGACCGGTGCATTCGTCCGCTCTGCCACGCTTCCTGGTATGAAATGCGCTAATCATACCGCAATTCGCCGACTTTTTCAATTCACAAAATTTAGCGAAGCGTGCTACCAATAAGAATGCCGTCAGCCCAGTAGAATCCAGTATCACCAGACGGCAATATATCGTACGTTGCCTTCTCGCCATAAATGACTCGTTGAGTGCTTACAACGGAAGCGCCGTCGTACACATCGCCGGAGACGAGATTGCTAATAGTGCGTCCGTCAACGGTGGGATGTCCAGGGGAAACAAGCAACTCTCGCCCATCACCAAGAATGAGGTGAACTATCTGGTGGGTGGAGGGCACAAGAGTCCTTTTCATCTCAAGAACAATGCCGGGAATGCGTTCACCCAATCCATTAACCGTCCAAACCATCGCGCCTCTTTGCAGTTGCTGCACCTGAACCGCACCGGAGGGTGTATCAATCATTGTGTTTTCAGCAAGACATATCGGGCAGGGGTTGGTTTTGCAATACTCCATGTACTCTGGGGTAACGCACTGAAGAGGGACCCCGTAATCTACGTATCCTAAAGGACAAGTTCCGTCTTCTCTGTAGCGAGTCGAACTGGGCTCAGACGGGGGCGTTGGCGAGGGGGCGGGCGTCGGCGTTACTTCTTTTATGGAAGTTACGTCAATGATGCCAACCACATCATATTTGCCGCCGGCGGGCGCAGGCATTTCTTCTCGGCTGAGCACGCCAGATACTTACGCGCAGTCCTGTCGCGGAAAATTTATAATCGGGATCGTATCTAAGAAGATTTTTTAGTCCATAATGCCCACCGTCAGTTCCGCGCAGCCCAATTCCGCATTCTTCGGTATGCGGACCCGGCCCGATTTTGGGAAGGCAGGTGATGTCGCCTGTAACCGTGACTGGTCCGACTACTGGGGGTCCTGGAGGAGTAGATGGTTTCTGCATTTGCCGATTCAAAACAGCATAAGCTCCCAAGCCAACGATCGCAACGATAATTACGATCAATAAAATATTTATAATCCCCTTGTGATTCATGGTTTTTCCTCAACGAGCGGTGTGTATTTGAAAAAATCCCTGCCTACCGGCAGGCAGGCGAACCGAACTCTCCGGACTGGGCGGCAAATTTTTTAATCCGTTAGGTAGATAAATCTTTTTTCTTTCCCTCAAATTCTTTCTTGTCTATCTCGCCTTTGGCGTATCGTTCTTTCAAGATATCAAGCACCGACCTGCCTGCCAACGAGGCAGATTTTTCATGATTGTGAGTACCGCGAGATTGGCTCGTGAGCCATTTGATAAGCGCGACAATGCCGATGATTACCAAAGCCCACCAGAGAATCATAAAAATCCAGGAGAACCAGCCAAGGGGTCCAAATCCGAAATTCATCATATTGTTTGTCCCTCCCCACATCATGTTCATCATAGGCATCCAGCCGAGGCTTTCCGCCGGAAACGCCGCCGATGTATCGCAACCGGAGAGCCGCTTGCCCATGACGATGTGAATTTGCTCCTCGCCGTCTTCGCCGTGCGCCTGGATCATCATGGCGTTCATGGAGGCGTGTGAATCTCCGGCCATTTGGCCCATGAAGTATTCTCCAAGAACTCCAAACTGCTCATCATTAAAATTCTCGCAAGCGATTTCTTTGGCTTGGAGCTTGCTCCAAAGCTCTTTGCCTTCTTTCTCCTCGCGAGCAGTATGCTCAACGACTTCGTTCCAATCAACTGTCGTGTTGGAAAATCCCTGCCCGTCCGACAGGCGGGCGCCCATCATTTGGGCGTTCGCGCTTGTGGCGAACGAGCCAATAACGCTTGCGGCAAAAATTGTGAAAATAAGTTTTTTCATAATCATGTAATTATCCGAAAACTAAGACCTTATCTGAACTCTCAACCATTTTGAGTAAATCGAACATCGTGGAAACCGGACACACTTTGTTTTCGCTCTTGCCACGAACTTTAAGACAAGAACCGCAAGCGTAGATTTCACCTTTCAGCTCTTTGAATTCCGCCACTTTTACCGAAACATCAAAATCTTTAGTGTCGGGAATGGTATCAAGCTCCGATCCCTCACTCATCAAAAAGATTTCTACTTGATGATCAGCTTTAAGCGCGGCGATGCCGAGGCGGAATGTATTCCACGCGTGCTCCGGTTTGTTAGATTGTAAAATTATACCGAGTTTCATAAAATTACTTTAACATTTTTTTCAAGTTTTTCTTTGGCGGCAAATTCTTTCAATT